>Ga0180937_182_pt1 | contig 3341 bp, 6 predicted proteins | sample Deesub1362A_J573_FD_124194 | JGI IMG/M metagenome (GOLD analysis project Ga0180937, IMG submission 124194) | Archaeoglobus sp. JdFR-34 | reverse complement strand
AAAAAACGGGTTTTGGAGATTATTTGCTCAGATATATCTCGATTGTCGAGACATTGAGCTGCCTTCCCTGGGCTGAGTCAAGTTCTTCTGTGTCAATTTTGATATCATCTACCTTTACACTGGGAAGGAATCTGTTCCTCACGATCTCTGCTACATCCACAGCTCTGCTTATCGCTCTACCCCTTGCTTTGATAACNACACTTCCGACTCCTTCATTGAACTGAGTTATTGTAGCCAGCACATAGTTCATAACAGGCTTATTGCCGACAAAGACAACATGTTCCTCTGCCATGTCTGTATCACCCCGAAGAAAACAGATTATTTCCGCTATTTAAACTTTGCTGGAGTTGAAGGAAAATTGAATCTTCAAAGGATAAAGTTTAAATTACCATTTATTTATCTATCACGCACGAACCTCTCAGGGAGGTTGTGTGCCGCCGTAGCTTAGCTGGTAGAGCGTCCGGCTGTTAATCAGCTGATATCGCTGGACAGATACCGGACGGTCACAGGTTCGAATCCTGTCGGCGGCGTCCTTACCTCAGGTTCGGATTATCCGGATCAGAGGTTCGACGCCTCAGGTTCAACATCGCCACCTTCCTGAAAAAATTTTGGTATGTAAGATCTGAGAGGGGAAATTACAGAGTTGTTCTGTCTCTTAGGCACGAAGACTGTGAAAGTTCAATCAACACGAAGATAGAAGAGATAAGCGTATCAAAAAACTCCCTTTTGGTGAAAGGTGCCAATACAGACCTCGTGTTAACTCTTACGAGAACCACGGACGANTGAACATTATCTAAGAAGATAAAAGATGACAAGTTTTTAGAGTCTGGCTAAAATTCGCATAAGATTATCATTTTCTCTTAAACTCTCATCGAGAGCTTTATTCCATTCTCTTGAAGAAATTACATTGTAGTCAATCCTTTTTAATTTTCTTCTACTCTGAAAAGTTAAGGTGTCTGTTGATCTGACATACTTTGTCCCTCTCCTCTTTCTCTTTACTGCCCAAAAAGGCAGGGTACTAACTAATCTGAAATTCTTTATCTTAGTTCTTCCTGTTCTTGGTTTTAGTTCCTTCTTTGATTTTCTACCTCTTAGCCATTTTACCATATCAATACACCCGTAGGCTACTTTAAAAGTAACTCTTCTTTATTTAAACTTTCGTGTGTTCTTTTTCAACCATTTTATAATATTTTCTAAATTTGATCCATATCTGGCTAAATTTAGAATAAAGTTGATCGTCTCTTGTTCGTCTGCTGTTATTTTATACCCGTGCACTCGTAAATAAGAGTCTACAACCTCGAAAGCGGTTCTCTTGTTCCCGTCTATNAATGGGTGTCCACATACAATCCCTCTCATCAAGATGGCTGCTCTCCAAAAAATAGATTTATGAAGGTTATCATTTACCCAACCAACAATGAAATGGAGCTCACCTTCATTAAGTATTCCGGGTTCTCCACCATATTTTCTGATCAATCTATCGTGTGTTTCGATAATTTGCTCAATTTTTATTTTCTTAGGTTTTGTTGGCATTTAAAATCTTCACCACCTTTATTTTCCCTATCTTTTACCTCTAATAAATATTGCTTTTTATTCAGACTCATTATTTTTGTTCTAAAGTAGAGCATCTTTGAAGGTATAATTCCATCCTTGATTAAATGGAGGAAACTGGAATTGCCAAGATATACGATTATAGGTTNAGAAGAAAGCCTANGGAAGCCGAGCTACTTTTAGATGTGAGTATTGCTGCTAAGGAAATGCCTAAGGCTGAGGCTAAAACATGAGTTTCTCTTTTTTAACCCCCCTGATAATTTGAACCTCAACCCTATTGGCTCTATCGGCGGCGTCCGGTTTTTAATGTTTGTTTCTCAAATGGANTATCCCTTTCTTAGTTGTATGTCTCCTCGTTATCATCTATCTGTTGTAGGTTTTTTATGACTTTAACTGATATTACAACTTGCTAAGTTTGGAGTTTATATAAACCTCTTTCGAGAATAATAAGGATCTTGTGAGATTTAGTTCCTGGTAGAGATTGAATTTTGCTAAATGTTGAAATCATAATCTTTATAGAGCAAATCAACTATCCTACAGTTTTTTATCAGAGCATTCCTGTAAAAAGGAAGAATAACCTCAATATCTTCTCCATCAATCTCNCTGAATCTTGTTATATCGAGAAAAAGTGCTCTTTCATCTTTTATCATAATTTCATAGTCACTGATCGGGTAAAAAACTAACCTCTTCTGAAAAAGCCTCCTTATGGAATCACAGATCAGTTTGAGGNTCCTATCCTTCTCCATCAACCACANCTCACCTGTAATTTCCGAAACTACCACACCATTAACCCACTCCTGGACAAACAGTCTTCCATCTTCTGAGAGTAGCAGAGGTTCAGGAGTTGTACCAGCCGTAAAAGCTCTTTTTGCAAGCTCCCATGACTTTAAAAAAATTCCCTCTTTCTGCGACGGTGGCAGGAGATTGATAGCAACATTAAAGTATTCCTCGCCAACTCTGACTCCAAGTCGAAATACATGATACTGCATCCAGCAAGAAACATGATCTATGACAACCTCCCCAACCTCCCCCTCATCAACTCCATGAAGGTCGAGAATTTTCCAGAATATTCTTCTTTCAAATAGCCTTGATGAAAGCTCATCCATTATCTGCTTTTTGTTCATCCAAATGGAAGTCGGAATAAGCTCTATTCTTCCAGAATACTCTATTTTATCTCTCCCTATGTTTTCCCATCTGATTTTAAAATCCATAATGGGTGTTATAGGGTGTGCTTATAATACTTGGGAATTATAGAGTTATGGATTATGGCGCTATGGAGGGAAAAAAGAAGAACATTTGTCAAATAATGGGAGTCTCCCTTGGTGGATATTTCTTTTCACTCAGAGTTGCTAACTTCAAGTTCNTAACTCTGCTGTTCTCACCCTTATGCTTTTCTCAACAGGCATCACAAATATCCTTCCATCTCCTGGTTTTCCCGTTCTTGCGCTTCGGATTATTGCTTCAACGACTTTATCAACCATTTCATCGCTGATGAAGATCTCGATCTTTATCTTGGGGAGCAGATCGACCTGCATCTCTCTTCCCCTGAACTGTAGTTTGATTCCCTTCTGCTCACCTCTTCCTTTCACTTCTGTTACTGTCATGGCTATGCATCCTGCCTTCTCAAGCTCCTCCTTCACCCTTTCAAATCTTTCCTGCCTGATTATCGCTTCAATTTTTTTCATGGTTATGTTCTTGTTCTCGGTCACTTTCATTTTATCACCTCAACCTCAACATCAGGCATAGGCAACCTCTCCATGCTGGGAAATGTCGAGTCCGACATACTCTTCTTC
>Ga0180937_112_pt1 | contig 5940 bp, 7 predicted proteins | sample Deesub1362A_J573_FD_124194 | JGI IMG/M metagenome (GOLD analysis project Ga0180937, IMG submission 124194) | Archaeoglobus sp. JdFR-34 | reverse complement strand
AGCAGGCACCAAACTATCCAGCAGGCTATCCAGCAGGCTATGGAATGCCGATGATGGGGTATGGAATGCCAATGGGAATGATGGGCTATGGGATGGGATACTGCCACTGACTGCTATTGACCACATTGACTCCCTTATCCTTACACGAGCAAAATTTTAATTTTTTAACTACCTGATTCCTGAATAAATCACCAATTCTAAAGAGCAATCGAAAGTTTTAAAAGTAGCCGGGATATATTAAACAATGCCATAACCATGGCTTTTTTCAAAAAAATAAAAAAAAGTGATACATCATGATGCAGGATAAGATATATAAAGGAACTACGACAGTTGGAATGATTTGCAGAGACGGGATAATCTTGGGAACTGAAAAAAGGGCAACGATGGGTAACTTCATAGCAAGCAAAAGGGCTAAAAAGATATATCAGATTGCAGACAGGATTGCTCTGACAACTGCAGGGAGTGTGGGTGATGCTCAGTTTCTCTACCGCCTTATTAAGGTCGAAACAAACCTCTATGAGATAAGGAAAGAGAGAAAGCCAAGTGTTAAATCTGTCGCCACTCTTGTATCCAATATTCTGAACCAGACAAGATACTTCCCCTACTTCGTTCAGCTTTTGATAGGGGGAGTTGATGAAAGAGGACCTTCAGTGTTCTCAATAGACCCCATAGGCGGAGCAATTGAGGAGAAGGATATTGTAGCCACAGGTTCCGGATCGCTCACTGCCTATGGTGTTCTTGAGGATAGATATTATGATGGAATGTCAACAGATGAGGCGATTGAGGTTGTTATAAGAGCTATATATAATGCTATAAGGAGGGATTCAGCCTCTGGAGATGGTATTGATGTTGTTAAAATCACTCCTGATGAATATTTGCAGCTTGAACCTGAACAAATTGACAAGATTATAGAGAAATTCTCAAAGAAGTAATTTCAATTTTATTTTTCTCCATAGTTACAGTTAACTGGCTGATAGGATGTCTGTGAATGAGTATCTTTCAGAACTTAAAGAAAAAATTGTATCGTCCTTACCCCGTGGTGTAAGAGTCAGGAATATCGAGTTTGAGGGACCTCAGCTTGTAATCTATGTGGAGAATCCACAGGAACTTGCAGAAAGTGGAGATATAATAAAAAAGCTTGCCAAAGACCTCAGAAAGAGGATTGATATCCGTCCCGATCCGAAAAGTCTCAAGCCACCCGAAGAGGCAAAGGAGATTATAATGCAGATTGTACCGGAAGATGCACAGGTTTCATCCTTTTTCTTTGATCATGAGAATGGTGTTGTGATAATTGAGGCGGAAAAACCTGGTGTGGTTATAGGAAAGCAAGGAGCAATGCTCAGGGAGATAATGAAGGCGGTGGGATGGAGCCCAAAGGTAATGAGGACACCACCCATCAGATCAAAGACTGTTGAAAATGTCAGACAATTCATTCTCTCATTCAAAGATGAGAGAAAAAAGATTTTGAAGAAAATCGGTGAGAGAATACACCGTGGAGTTTTATACGATTACAAGTGGGTTAGAGTCACATTTCTCGGTGGTTCCAGAGAGGTGGGGAGAAGCTGTTACCTTCTTCAAACACCTGAGAGTAAAATTCTGATTGACTGCGGTGTTAATGTGAGTAACATCCAGCAGTCTCCCTTCCTTAATGCCCCGGAACTGCAACCTTTGGACTCAATTGATGCGGTAGTTGTTACTCATGCCCACCTCGACCACTGTGGCCTTGTACCGATTCTCTACAAGTATGGATACAGGGGACCAATATATCTCACACCACCAACCAGAGATTTGATGGTCCTTCTCCAGCTTGATTTTATCGAAGTTGCAGCAAGGGAAGGAAATCCAACCGTATATGAGTCATCCTATATTCGGGAAGCTCTTAAACACACGATTCCAATTGACTACGGTGTTGTGACAGATATAAGTCCCGATGTCAGANTGACTTTCTATAATGCCGGACACATCCTTGGGTCTTCTATCGCCCACTTTCATGTTGGGGAAGGGCTTTACAACATAGCCTTTTCAGGGGATTTCAAGTTTGAGAGGACAAGACTATTTGACAGGGCTGAAACGAACTTTCCCAGGCTTGAGGCGCTTATAATGGAGGCTACTTACGGGGGAAGTCAAGACTTCCAGCCAACAAGAAAGGAGGCTGAAGAAGCGCTTATAAAGGTTATAAATGAGACTGTATCGAAAAGAGGAAAAGTGCTAATTCCAACTTTCGCAGTTGGTAGGAGCCAGGAAGTTATGATGGTTCTTGAAGAAGCTATAAGAAACGGGAAGATCGAAGGTGTGCCTGTATACCTTGATGGAATGATATATGAAGCAACAGCCATCCACACGGCCTATCCTGAGTATTTGAACTCAGTACTGAGAGATATGATCTTCCATCATGGTATGAATCCCTTCATATCAGAGAATTTCATTGCAGTTGATTCACCATCAAAAAGGGCGGACATCATAGATGATGAATCTGCTTCGATAATTCTTGCGACTTCAGGAATGCTCAATGGTGGTCCTGTGATGGAGTACTTCAGGCATCTATCAGGAGATGAAAAAAACACGCTTATATTTGTCGGTTATCAGGCTGAGGGAACTCTGGGTAGAAGAATTCAGAAAGGGTGGAAGGAGATTCCGTTTACCTCTAATGGAAAAAGAGAAGTTGTCGAAGTTAACATGCGTGTTGAAACTGTAGATGGTTTTTCAGGACACTCTGACAGAAAACAGTTGATGAACTATGTTAGAGCCCTAAGCTCCAAACCGGAGAAGGTAATAACAGTTCATGGTGACGAGTCGAAGTGCATAGACCTTGCTTCAAGCTTGTATAAAACCTACAGGATAGAAACAAAAGCTCCGATGAATCTGGAAACCATAAGATTTGTCTGAAAGGAAAACTATGATTCCTGTAAGCTTTTTTGGGTTTTCTAACTCTGGTAAAACCGCAGTAATCTCTGAAGTCGTAGCTATTTTGAGTGAAAGGGGTTTCAGAGTNGGAGTTATCAAACACTCTGACAAGAAAATTGAGATGGACATAGAAGGTAAAGATTCGTGGAGAATATTCAGGTCAGGTGCAGATGTTCTTGTCCTGTCTCCTGTAAAAATGGCTTTTCAAGCTCATACAGGAGAGATGAGTCTTCATGAGCTATCTGATTATTTCAGAGATTATGATGTTGTTATTGCTGAGGGTTTCAAAAAAGATTTCCTCAAAGGTGTGGCGGTTGTAAGAGATGAGGCAGAATTAATAGAGCTGCTGAGAGTCTCAAAAAAGAATGATATTTTGCTGGTGGTCTACACAGGCGATGAGGGAATTGAAGATTTCAGGAAAAAATGCAGACTCATCTTATCACATGCGGAAGTTGTTTCCTCTTCTGATGTGGAAAAGATTTCAGATTTTGTTCTGCGGTTTTCTGGAATCAAAGTTTAACACACAGGATTGAGGATTGATAGCAAATTGCACGAACTTTGGCAAAGGTTTATTGAGGTAGAGATAAATTATCCTTTATGAAGCTTATATGCACAGCATGCTCAGAATCGTATCCATCGGATTTGGCTGTCCAGAGGTGTTCCTGCGGAGAGCCAGTTGAACTTGAGTTAATTCGTGCATCAATTGAGCATGGAAATGTGTGGGAAAGATTTGGTGGCTTTTTTCCTTACCTGAGCAAAGAACACATCAGAAACTTTTCACTCGGAGAGGGTAATACACCGATTGTTGAAATACCGAGCCTATCTCAGCAATTGGATAACCAGATTTTTTTCAAAAACGAGACTCAGAATCCTACCTGGTCTTTCAAGGATAGAGGAACTCTTACAGGAGTTGTGAGAGCGGTTAAGCTTGGTTTCAGCAGAATAGGAACTGTGTCTACAGGAAACATGGCTGCTTCTGTTTCTGCATATGGTGCGAGAGCGGGGCTTGAGACAACTGTTCTTGTCAGACAGGATATCCCTGAGGAGAAGATATATCCTATTCTGATCCATGGTTCAAGACTCATTGAAGTGGATGCACATTTCGGAGAGATTTATCGAAAGAGTCTGGAGATAGGGGAGAGAAAGGGAATTTACTTCATCAATTCTGATGATCCCTTCAGAGTGGAGGGGTACAAAACAATAGGTTTCGAAATAGCAGATTACTTCAGCTTTAATCCTGAAATTGATTACATAGTAGTCCCTACAGGCTCAGGAGGTCTTTTAAGGGGCATAATGAAGGCTTTCAGGGAATTGAAAGCATCTGAACTTATAAGAGAAATACCAGAATTCATTGCTGTTCAGGCAGAGGGATGTTCACCAATAGNGAGTGCCTTTGAAAAGGGACTTGATGAGGTTGGGAGTATTGATAATCCAGAGACGATAGCCGGGGCAATAGCCGATCCATCGCCACCGAGTGGAAACGAGATCCTCAGGATTCTTAAGAAGGGTGGAAGAGCCATAGCAGTATCTGATAACGAGATTCTTGAAGCCCAGGATATGCTTGCAAGAGAGGGTTTATTCGTTCAGCCAGCCTCTGCTGCATCATTAGCAGCTGTAAAAAAACTCAGAGAGGATGGAATGAGAGATAAAAGAATCATCTGCATACTTACAGGTTCTGGACTGAAAGTACCCTCTGCTGCAGAAAAGATCGTAAAAAAGAGAGAAAAATTGAAAATCCAGAAAACTTCAATTGATAACCTTGAGAAAATCCTCTGATATTCCCAAAACACTATTTACTTTCTATTCTACACTATTCTACAACTTCAGCAAATCCGTATTTTCTCAGAACCCTTACTATTCTTACCGTAACCTCGTCGTTCATTTCCACGTTTGGAACAAAGATTACGTATCCATCTATTCTTGCTATTCCATCACCTTTTGTCCCCACCGCTTCTATTGTGACGGTTCTAATATCCCCTTCACTGACGGGGGGACTTCTCTCAAAATTTCCGAAACTATCCAATTCTATTACCTCCAAATTCTGGTTCAGATGATTTGTTTTTCAAGCTATATAAACTTTTGGTAAAATAGGGATGCTCAGGTGAGCATTTTCTTTATCACTTCAACAAACTCTTCCCTTTTGATGGGCTTAGGAATGACACTCCTCGCTCCAGCCTCAAGCATCTCATCTCCTTTTTCAGGAGCATAGGCTGTAATCCCCACAACAACAGCATCAGGGTTAATTCTTTTGATCTCCTTTGTAGCCTTAATTCCATCCATCACCGGCATCTTGATATCAATCAGAACGAGGTCAGGAAAATGGGATTGATACAGTTCTACTCCTTCTTTCCCGTTGGTAGCTTCAATTACCTCAAACTCTTCTGAAAGCATTGCTTTGTAAATTTTTCTAAGCAGATCATCATCATCCACTATGAGAATTTTTTTTCTGGACATACTATGATGCTTATTGTGATAGTTATTTGAATAATTTGAAATCTCATCATCATAAGTTTGGAAAGGTTAATGTTCTGGCGAAAAAAGTTCTGATTAATGCCAATCTTCACAGCAGACATTGAAAAAAATGGAAAAAAGAGATGTAAAGAGCCTCATCAAAATACTGGAAGGATAGAGACAGCTATAAGAGGGAAGGTCAGCAAAATAGCACTGAAAAACATCGGCGACACGAGAGCACTTTCACACCACATACAGCACTTGAAAATGATAAGCGAGTATGTTAGGTGAGCAGCANAGATTCACGGGAAAATCCAGATAAGTTCGACATCATGATGATAATGAAAAACTTTATTTATTAATTACAGAACTCTAAAATATCGCCAGATAGAGTTTACTCAAAGTGAGAGGTGAGTGAGATTACTGAAAAAGATATGAAAAAGAAAATTAAAGATAAAATTTCAAAGATAGATAAAGATGAGATTGATGTTCCTGAAGGTTTAATGTACAGCAGTTTTGATTCAATTCTACCATCTGATAAAAAAGAAACTGAAACCAAACCTGAAACAGATGAAACTGAAGTTA
>Ga0180937_143_pt1 | contig 24430 bp, 24 predicted proteins | sample Deesub1362A_J573_FD_124194 | JGI IMG/M metagenome (GOLD analysis project Ga0180937, IMG submission 124194) | Archaeoglobus sp. JdFR-34 | reverse complement strand
GAGGATGTCGAGGCTATAATGGAGGAGAATGTGGTAACAGTCGATTTTACATCGTCCTTTGAGGATGCCATTGAACTCATGCTTGAGAAAAGAGTAGGAGGATGCCCTGTTGTTGACAAAGAAGGTATTGTTCTTGGGATTATAACTGAAAAAGACATCCTCAATTATCTCTCTGAAAATGGATATCTTGATGGGTTCGTCAGCGATTATATGACAAGAGGTGTGATTACCGCAACTCCTGATACCACGATTGAAGAAGCGATGAAAGTGATGATAAATGAGAGAATGAGGAGACTTCCCATAATAAGTGATGGTATTCTGGTGGGTATGGTTACAGCAAGGGAGATCCTCAGGTACTTTGGAACCGGAGAAGCTTTTAAAATGCTCGTTACAGGAGATATAAGAGATGCATTAAATCAACCTCTTTCATACATCCTTTCAAATGAAAATCTCAAAGTTTACAGGGAACCCATTACTGTTCCACCAACCATGAAGATTTCTGAGCTTGCACAGGCTATGAGGGGCTCGGGATATGGTGTTGCTCTTATAGTTAGCAACGGGAGCTTGGAAGGGATCATCACCGAGAGGGATATGGTCAGGTTCCTTTACTCCAAACTTCAGGAATGAGATTTGTTGCAGATGCTTTGAATCTCACACCTCCAGCCGCGAAAAGGCTGGAGGAAAGGAACATACTGAGAAGTGCATTTATTAAACATCCTTTTTTTCCGGATATTGTTGAGGCGCTGAAGCTGGAAAAGAAGTTCGGAGAGTTTGAAGAGGGAACACTTATTGTAAAGACAAATCATGGTCTCGAGATCGTCAGAGGCTATCCGAAAATCAGGAGAGCTCTTACACTGTATCCAACTCTTAAGCGGCATTTTAAAGGAGATGTAGTGATAGAGGAAAAGATGAACGGTTATAATGTCAGAATTGTACTTTTCGGGAACAATCTTTATGCAATCACCAGAAGAGGATTTATCTGCCCCTACACGACGGAAAAAGCAAGAGAATTGATAAATGAGAGTTTTTTTTCTGACAATCCCTCATTAATGCTTTGCTGTGAGGCTGTAGGGATGGAGTCACCCTATGTTATGAAGGATGTATATGATGTAAAGGGGCTTGACTTCTTTGTTTTTGATGTGAGAGACAGGAGGACAAACATTCCTCTGCCGGTTGAAAAGAAAATAAAGCTTTCAGAGGAGTATGNCTTTAAAATCGCTCCTGTTCTCAAAAAATGCAGTGTTGAAAAGGCACACATCGAATGCAGAAATGTGATTGAAGAACTTGGAGAGGGGGGAAGGGAGGGTGTGGTTATAAAAGACCCTGAAATGGTCACATCTCCTGTGAAATACACAGCAAGTCAATCCAACACATCTGATTTGAGCTATGCCTTCAGATATTTCAATGACTACGGTAAGGACTTCATGCTATCAAGAATTGTGAGAGAGGCATTTCAGAGCTTTGAATTTGGAGAAAGTGTTGAGGAGCTTGAAAAAAGATGTGAGAGGCTTGGGAGGGCNATTCTTAAATCAATGGTGGAGAGCATTGAAAATGTTGCGAATGGAAGAAAGGTTACTGAGAANCACAGGCTCAGNTTCAGAAGTGAGGGAGTCATGTACCTCTTTATGCAGCAAATCAGGAAAATGGGTGTGGAAGTAATCTTTCACGAGCCGAAGTTTGAGAAGGGTTATCATGTTCTGGAGTTTGAGAGGGTTCTTGTGAGCACGACAGATAAAATAAGACACCATCTTGAGGGTAATCTCTGGTAGATTTTATGTGTAACTGTTAATTTGCGATAGATTCTCATCAGTGAATTATTTAAGACCTTCCGGGCTTTGTTGTTTATGGCAAGATATGCTGGAATCGATCCCGGTACTTCAAGTTTTGAAATCTTCGTCCTTGAGGATGATGAACCCCTCGTAAGGCGTGAAATATCTACAGCAGAGGTAAGGGATAATCCAGATCTCTTCTCTGAAGTTCTGAATGAAGTGGAAGTGGATGTGATTGCTGGTCTGTCAGGCTATGGCATTCCTGTCAAGAGATTCTCTGAATTGAAAGAAGAAGAGATTTTTCTCATGACTCTTAACCTTGACAAAGAAAGTGCAATGGGGTTGAGACAGCTTTTGAGAATCTCACTTGAGAGAAATTATACGATTTATACTGTTCCGGGTGTTATACATCTTCCAACAGTACCGGAACACAGAAAATTTAACAGAATAGATATGGGAACAGCTGATAAACTGTGCTCAGCCATTCTTGGAATATATCAACTCTCGGAAGAAAAAACCTTTGATGAGATAGATTTTATCCTTGCTGAATCCGGCTCAGGATTTAACTCGTGTATTTCGGTAAAGGGGGGTAAGATTGTTGATGGGGTTGGGGGAACTTGCTCATTTCCTGCTTTTTCGTCCATGGGTTTTATTGACGGGGAGCTTGCATACCTTCTTGGAGATTTTCCTAAAAAAATGCTTTTTTCTGGTGGTTATAAGAGTTTTCTTGCCTCAAAAGGCTTTTTTGTAGATAGCATTGATGAAGTACCTGAGGAAGTGATGGTCTGGATGGCTGAGAGTTTGCTCAAATCAGTCATGGCGGCTAAAACATCCTCTTCCAGCGATAAAGTTCTCATGTCTGGCAGGAATTTTAGCTCCAGAGAATTTAACCGGATTTTTAGAGAGATGGCTGAATCATACGGTTTTGATTGTGAAATGCTCAGGGGATTTGGCTGTGCAAAGCAATCTGCAGAAGGTGCAGCCATTATTGCAAATGGGATTTCAGGTGGAAGCTTCAGCAGAATAATTGAGCATGCGGAAGTAATGAAAGCTTCTGGCAGTGTGCTCGACTATCTTACACCTGACATCAGAAAGTATCTGCGGATTAGTTAGTGACTGTGTAGCTGAATTAAAGTTTGTGAATTAATGCTTGAATTAAAGCTTAAAAACCCTCACGAGTTTTCTTCTAAAGTCGATATATGCAGGAGAGTCCAGCTTCTTTAGTGGAGTACCATCTCTCGATATTACCTCTTCAGCCTCTATCCTCACGGTCTCACCCTCATCAAAGCTTAATGTTTTTGTAACAAAGGGTTCAAGCTCCCTGAATTCATCTTTTGTGTAGTGGTAAATCATTGGTTCCTCTGTCAATGCAATAATCGCATCAAAACCCAGAAAGACTGACATTGCAGCGCCACCGGCGATCCCTTTACCGAGATATCTCTTGTCTGCGGGGGAGACAAAAATGTTGCCAAAGACACCCCTTACCTCCTTTTCGCCCACCCTCACTCTTGCCCTGAACTTCTTTGGTTTTGCAGTCGCCTTAACACCATGAATAAATTTAAAGGCATCAATCTGAGTCCTTTTTTCCCCAACAGTGCTTATGATTGTTGAACCAATAACAACATCGTTGAATGCCTGAAATTCATCACCATTCAGCCTTATCCTTAACCCATCGACCCATTCAACCTTCAGTTTTTCTGGAGTCAGTTTTTCAATAATCTCTCCGATATTTTCCTGTGAGGTCATTAGTGGACTCACATTTGTTGAGCCAGTGGGAATACACAGGAGAGGATGTTTTGAGTGTGAAGCATCACTCATGGTTCCATCTCCGCCAAAAACAACCACAGCATCAAGCTCAACCAGGTTAAACTCCTCAATAACTCTTTCTGTGTCCTCTCTACTTCCTTTCATATCAACTTCAATCTCTTTTAATCTAAATGTTGAATTCTTGATGTATTTGCTACCGAGCTTCCCGCGAGGAGCAAAAATTTCTGATGACTTCAGCCTCTTAAGTACTGATATAACTACTTCTTTTTTCACTCCTTTCCCTGCATATGGGTTTATGATGACCCCCAACCTTCTCACATTTCATTAATCTTTATCCAAATTATTTAACTTAGACTGTGGGTAAAGCCTGATCAACAACAAATTTAAGTAAAATCAGGGTAAGTTATTGACATGCGAAGAGCTGTCGTTTCAGGTTCCTTTTATCCATCTGATCCTGATTCTTTGAGAGCCCAGATAGAGACTTATGCGGAAAAAAATCCTGATGATTCGGTGGTTGCTTGTATATCTCCTCATGCCGGGTACATCTATTCTGGAAGGACTGCAGGAAAAGTTCATTCCATTCTGCCGGATGTGGAAACCTATGTAATACTTGGTCCAAATCACACAGGATACGGTTCGCCTGTGGCAGTGTCTGTTGACACTTGGACGACACCCTTGGGTGAGGTGGAGGTGGACAGGGAGTTTGTTGAGGCAATGCCCCATATTATTATCGACATGGATGAAACTGCTCATAGATATGAACATTCTCTTGAAGTTCAGGTGCCATTTCTTCAGGTGCTNCATGAGGATTTCAGAATCGTACCAATCTGCGTAGGGATGCAGGATGAGGAGAGCGCTGAGGAGATTGCAACTGAAATAATAAAGGCTCAGGAAAAAACAGACAGAAGTATCGCTGTCATTGCATCGAGTGACATGCACCACTACCTGCCCGATGGGCAGTGCAGACAGCTTGATGGGAAGGTCATAGACTCCATACTTTCGATGGATGTGAAACGATACTATGATACAATCTACAGACTTCAGGCGAGTGTTTGTGGTTATGGTGTTATAGCCATCGCAATGCACTATGCGAAGTACCATGGGGCTATGGCAGAGCTTGTGGACTATTCCACCAGTGGAGATGTGGCTGACAGGAGCAATGTTGTTGGTTATGCCGGGATAGCCTTCAGGATTTAAAGCTCAACCAGATGCAATATTTTTAAATAGCAGGCAGGAATACCATAGCTGATGAAAGCTTCAGCTCCTGGAAAGATTTTTCTTTTCGGTGAACATGCAGTGGTTTATGGTAAAAAAGCTCTTGTCACAGCCATAGACCTCAGATGTTTTGCTGAAGTAAAAAAAAAGAGATGACTTCAGAATATCCTCCCCTCTCGGGATAACCGGAATTGATTTTAAAAAACACCCCTATATCAGCCATGCAGTAAAGAGATTTATGGAAGTCAAAGAAATAAAAGGTGCTGATATTGAGGTAAAAAGTCAGATACCAATTGCCTCTGGNCTTGGAAGTTCGTCAGCAGTAACAGTTTCTGTTCTGAAGGCTCTTGATGCTGAATTTGAGACATCCCTGACAGATGAGGATATTTACGAGATGGCGAGAAAGGTGGAACTAGATGTACAGGGTATTGGAAGTGGAACNGATCCCTTTCTATCCACCTATGGTGGTTGCTGGTTGATCCCCGACAGAAAACCTGTTAGCATTGGAAAGTTTTACTTCTTGGTTGTGAACACTTTCGAAGAGTCGATAACGGGTGAGATGGTCAGAAAGGTTGCAAAGTTAAAGGAAACCTTCCCTGAAGTGGTGGATAGTATAATGGANGCCATAGGGGGGCTGACAATATCAGCAATACCGTATCTCGAGAAAAGGGACATAGACTCAATCTCGACACTTATGTTCATGAATCAATGTTTATTGAAATCGCTTGGGGTCAGCAGTGATAAAATCGATACGATAGTTTCCGAGCTTAACTCGATGGGTATAGCCTCAAAACTGACAGGGGCTGGAGGTGGAGGTTGTGTCATTGGTATTGGCAGCAATGAAAAACTGACAGAGGCTACCAAAAAATTCTCCACTGCTTTCTTTGTAAAACCTGAAAAGGAAGGAGTCAGGATAGAATAGAGTTGCATCAGGAGGTGTGGTATGGGAAAAAACTCCTCAGAAATTGTAATTTTAAAAATTGGTGGCTCTGTTATAACGGAGAAGAGTAAAGGAGTCTTTGACAGACTGCTAAGAGATGAAATGGAAAGAGTTGCAGATGAGATTAGCTTTTTTGATGGAAAAATGATTCTGGTTCATGGTGCTGGCTCTTTTGGACACCCCTATGTTGAGAAGTACAGACTGAAGAGGGAAAAGAACAGAGAAGGAATTATCAAAACCCATCTTGCCTGTAAAAGATTGAATACAGCATTCTGTGAGGTTTTAGCTGATAAAGGGGTTTTTCCTTATCCCATTCATCCATTCACATCTTTTTTGATCGATAGTAACTTGNCTTTTGACACTGAGCTTTTTATCCGTCCACTGAATGAGCTTTTCACACCTGTAACTCATGGAGATATGGTTTATAACGTGAAAAATAAATTTTTTGAGGTCTTATCCGGTGATAAAATCGTTTCGGAGCTTATAGACAGGTTTAAAGATTTTGAGCTGAGAGTAGGACTTGCAACCGATACNGATGGGGTTTATATNGATGGGGAGGTTCTAGAAGAGATAAATGATGAGAACTTTTCGGATTTGAAGGAGTATATTAGTCAGAGAATTGAAGAAAAATCGGATGTCACAGGAGGTATGATGGGTAAGATTGCGGAACTCTTTGGAAAATCGAGGTATGCTGAAATCAGGGTTTTCAATGGAACGAGGGAGGGCGAGATCAAGAACTTTTTGAGGGGTAAAAGTGTGGGAACATTGCTCAGAAAAAGGAGATAGTTTAAAAATTTAAAAAAGTTTAACTAAGCTCAGAATAGAGAACAGATAAACTTGGAAGGTTAAAGGTGGAGAAAATGAAAGAAAAGCGTCTAAATAATCAGACATCAAACAGAAAACTTGATCATATCAGAATATGTCTTGAGGAGGAAGTTGAGTCTGAGTACACGGGCTTTCAGGATATCCTCCTCCTCAATAACTCACTTCCAGAAATTGACCTGAGTGATGTTAATACAGAAGTGAAGTTTCTCGGGAAAAAACTATCTGCTCCCATTCTGATTGCATCGATGACAGGAGGGCATCCTGAAACAACATCCATAAACAGGAATCTTGCTTCTGCAGTTGAAGATGCNGGAATTGGAATGGGGGTTGGGAGTCAAAGGGCAGCTCTTGAAGACNAATCCCTTGAAGAGAGCTTCACTGTTGTTAGAGAGAATGCACCAACTGCTTTTATTTATGCAAACATAGGTATCCCTCAGATACTGAAGCATGGAGTCGAATATGCAGAAAAAGCTGTGGAGATGATAGATGCAGATGCTCTTGCAATACATCTGAATTTCATGCAAGAGGTTGTTCAGCCTGAAGGAGATGTGGATGCAAGGAGGGGATACAGAGCTATCAGAGAAGTCTCTGAGGAATTAAGAGTCCCCGTGATTGTTAAGGAGACAGGTGGGGGGATTTCAAGAGAGGTTGCCAGAAATCTTAGGGATTGTGGTGCCTCTGCAATTGATACTGGTGGTGCTGGAGGGACAAGCTGGACAGGTGTTGAGTATTACAGAGCCGAAGATGATCTTTCAAAAAGAATTGGGCTTGATTTCTGGGACTGGGGTATTCCAACTGCATTCTCAATTGTTGAATGTATGGACATTCTGCCGATCATAGCAACCGGCGGTTTGAGAAACGGTGTTGATGTGGCAAAAGCAATATCTATCGGAGCTGAAATTGGAAGTGCAGCTCTGCCTTTCCTTTATCCTGCTACAAAATCATCTGAGGAAGTCCTGAAGACAATAAAATACTTTGAAAAGGGTTTGAAGGTTGCCATGTTTCTCACAGCCTGTAGAAAAGTTAAAGAGTTGAGAGAGCGACAGATCGTTGTTTATGGCAGGTTCAGGGATTACTTAGAGACGAGAGGTATTGATCTGATAAGCTTTTGCAGAAAGAGGTGAGGGGTGAAGACAATGAATACAGAAAAGTTGAAAGATGAGGTTTCGAAAAGGGCAAGGATAATTGACAGAGCTATAGAAGAGTTTTTACCTCTGAAAGAGCCTGAAGGACTGTACAGAGCCACAAGACATCTTTTTAAGGCAGGAGGTAAAAGGCTCCGCCCTGTAATCTCGCTTATAGTTAGTGAAGCTCTTGATAAAGACTACAGGAAAATTTTACCAGCTGCAGTGGCTATTGAAACGATCCACAACTTCACACTCATACATGATGATATTATGGACAGGGATGAGATGAGAAGAGGTGTTAAAACAGTCCATGTTCTCTGGGGGGAACCTACAGCAATTCTTGCCGGAGATACGCTATTCTCAGAAGCTTTTCATCTTTTAACTTATTGTGATGTTGAAAGTTCGAACTTAGTTAGAGGAGCAAGAATGCTCGCAGATGTCTGTGTGAAAATATGTGAAGGTCAGTATCTGGACATGAGCTTTGAGGAGAGAGATAGGGTTTCAGAGGAAGAGTACATTGAGATGGTAACCAAAAAAACATCTGTCCTCATAGCAGCTTCCTGTGCTCTTCCAGCAGTTCTGTTTGGTGAATATGATGAAATAACCGCTGCTTTGTGGGATTTTGGAATCTATGCGGGGATTGGCTTCCAGATACACGATGATGTTCTTGATCTTACAGGCAGGGAAAAAACAGGAAAAGACTGGGGCAGTGATATTGTTGAGGGTAAAAAAACCCTGATTGCGATAAAAGCCTTTGAGGATGGTTATGTACCTGAAATTTTTGGAAAGGGAAAGGCATCTCTTGAAGAAATTGAAGAGGCTGTTAGNATTCTTGAGGAAAATGGAGCAATTGATTATGCTTCGAAAAAAGCTGTTGAATATGTGGAAAAAGGTAAGGATAGGCTCAAAGTTCTTCCCGATAGCGAAGCAAAAAGTCTGTTGATGGAGATTGCCGATTATTTAGTCCGGAGAGAGTACTGAAAATGGAGAATGTGAAAAAGTGATCAAAATGGAGCTGAGAGAGGTTATTCTGAAGTATGTTGCAATTAATGCCTCTAAGTACGGTAAGCCTGATTTCAAGTCAGTTATGGGAAAAATAATGTCTGAAATGCCAGAGATGAGACAGAAAGCCAAGGAAATCGTCCCGCTTGTACACCAAGTCATCGATGAATTTGAAGGAATGAGTGAGGAAGAAAGGAAGAGATTAATTGAGCTTTATAGAGAGGAAAGGGCAGAGAAAAAGAGGGAGATAGCCCTTCCTCCTCTCCCTCATGCCGAGAGAGGCAAGGTTGTGATGAGATTTGCACCGAATCCAAACGGACCTCCAACTCTTGGTTCGGCAAGAGGGATGATAGTGAATGCAGAATATGCTGAGATGTATAGCGGAAAACTTGTTCTGAGATTTGATGATACCGATCCGAGAACAAAAAGNCCTCTTGTTGAAGCATACGACTGGTATCTTGAAGATTTCGAGTGGCTCGGATATAAACCAGATATTNTTGTATATGCCTCGAAGAGAATCCCTATTTACTATGAATATATGGAGAAGCTTATAGACATGGGTAAAGCCTACGCCTGCCTCTGTAAAAGAGAAGAGTTCAAGAAATACAGAGATGCAGGAGAGAATTGCCCCCACAGGGATTCATCTCCCGAACAATCAATGGAAATCTGGGAGAAAATGCTTGATGGCAGGTATGAAGAAGGAGAGGCTGTTATAAGGATTAAAACTGATATGCAGCATAAAGACCCGGCTATAAGAGACTGGGTAGCCTTCAGGATAATATATGAGACTCATCCCCTTGTTGGGGATAGATTTATTGTTTACCCAACTCTTGACTTTGAATCAGCAATTGAGGATCACCTGAACGAAACCACCCACATTATAAGAGGAAAGGATTTGATAGACAGTGAAAGGAGGCAGAAGTACATCTACACCTACTTTGGCTGGGGCTATCCTGTAACAAAGCACTGGGGAAGAGTAAAAATTCATGAATTTGGCAAGCTCTCAACNAGCTCTATCAAAAAGGCGATTGATGAAGGTATCTTCACAGGATGGGATGATCCCGCGGTTCCAACGCTGAGAGCATTGAGGAGGAGAGGGTTTGAGAGTGAAGCAATAAAGAAATTTTTCATCTCGCTTGGAATTGGAGAGAATGATGTCTCNGTCAGTCTGAAAAATCTGTATGCAGAGAACAGAAAAATCGTGGATGAAAGGGCAAACAGGTACTTTTTCGTTGAAAATCCTGTATTGATAGAAATTGAAGGGATGGAAGAGGAAATACCTGTAGAACTTCCATTGAATCCATCAAAGAACACCAGACGGAAGTTGAAGGGAGGAAGAAGGGTTTACATATCTGGAAAAGATCTGGATAGATTTGAAACTGGTGAAATGTTCAGACTGAAAGAGTTCTGTAATGTTAGGATTGTGGATATTGAAAAAATGAAGTTCGAGTTTACAGGAACTGAGATTGAGGAAGACATAAAGAAGGGTAGAAATATAATTCACTGGTTGCCTGAAGACGATGTTCTCGAATGCAGGGTTATCTCTCCAGAAGAAGAGTACAGAGGAAAAGTAGAGAGAAATGTTCTCAACGACATGGGCAGGGTTGTTCAGTTTGAGAGATTTGCCTTTTGCAGGGTAGAAAGCGCTGAAAATAATGAGGTCATCGCCATCTATACCCACCCATGAGTCCAATGAATCTGTGAATTCTGCAAAAAGAGTACAGATACAATAATTATTCCAAATTTTTAAAAGAAAAATAAAAAATTAGCTGACATCAAAATCCAGTGATTCAAGGTCCTGAAGTTCATTCAGAAGCTGTTCGATTTCATTCATCTCATTTGCCAGATTCTCCAAGTCACTCAGGGTCTCGTTATCTGTTATATCAGCGATTTGTGTAGTCTCTGAAGTATCCTGAGTTGTATCTTTTGATGGGGTCTGGGTATCAGAGGGTGCCTCAGAAACACTGCTAACCTCTTTTTTTGCACAGCCCATCACTGGGATGGCAAGTAGAATTAAGAAAATAATCAGAATTTTTNCCCTCATATTACCACCTGTTTCATTCAGCAAACTCCGAAGCATACATCGGTTGTCTCATTATACTCCTGCTGAATCATCTCCTCCTCAGGGAGCTTTTTAACCCTGTATATGCCCTCGCCCTCCAGCATTAGTGTGCCTTTACCCTTTGCGAACAGTGAGATGTTATTGCCAGTTATGCTCACAGTTATGTTTTCTCCTCTTACAACCGCTCTTCCTTCACCCTCGAAAACTGCCATTCCATTCTCTTCTTCTGAGCTTCCAAAACCTACCACTGTAACAATCGCCTCAGCAGGTGAAACTATTAGGGTTCCGTTGCCCCTAACATTGACAACCACGCTACCTCTGATTTCAGCTGTCCCATTTCCATATGCCCAAACCTCACCACTTTCATAGCCATAGAAGACATTCCCTGCTCTTACTTTCTGCATCTCTTTCATGAACTCTCTGATTACACCAAACGCCTTCTTTATTTCATTAGTACTTTTTCTGAGTTCTTTGTTTCCTTCAGCAATATCTCCACTCTCGAACAGGTTTATTGAAGCTTGGAGATACTCTCTTGCATTCTGCAAGTGTTCGTTGTATTCCTCGAGGAGACTTTCGAATGGAGATGTATCAATTCCGTNCCCCGCCATGACTGCTATTTTGTTCTCCAGCCTTACACTGACGTTCTCGGCTCTCTCTATAACATTTTCAATTCTATAGGCTGCGACCTCGCCTACCATTGCCCTCAATCTTATCCTCATCTCAATCCATGCTTGGTTCATCTCTCTAGCTGTGTTTCTGAGTTCTTCAGGCGTCTCTGATTCATCTATTTTGAGTCTGTAGTTCTCAATTGTTGCCATGTGGNCGTCTATTTCAGCCATGAGNTCCATTTTCTTCTCCTCATCTATTTTTGATCTCTCAAGGAAGTTTCTGAATCTCTCGAGCCATTTTTCCGCAACATTACAACCACCGTTCAGGTATCTCTTCGCATTGTTGAAGGTAAACTGGTTTCTCATGTCTTTGTATTTTTTCTTTGATTCCAAGAATTTCTCTCGAGCCTCCATGTATTTCTCTTTCTCCTCTTCGTATTTTTCTTTAATATTCATACCCATATCATCTGCCTGTGCCGCCACCACCACTGTTCCCGCCAAAAACATAATCATCAGCAGCAATACCAGACTTGCTTTCCTCATTTTGATTCACCTCAGTTCTTTCTCTGGTTCTTTATTTTATAAGCATTCTTTTTGAAAATCTCATCATGAGAAGGCTAAAAAAGAAGTGGAGACTTTATAAAGCTTTATGAAGCTTCAATCAGCTTTACAGATGTGATTCAATTCTTGGGATATGTGCTCTAAGTGAAAAAATGTACGAGCTTATGCTGCTCTCGTTTAAANGTTCAATCAACAAAATCCGCCCCTTCAAGCATTACCTCGACTGCATTCTGAATAAACCTTGCATTGTCCCCTTTTGACATTACGAAATTTGAAAAGACATCACATGAGAAGACCATAAGGTTGTCTTTTCTTATCCCAAGATGAACTTCTCTTCCTGCTCTGGTTATCAACTCTCCGACAAGAGCTTTTGTTGTCTTGCCTCCATGAAGGACGGTNTCCCAATCCTTGGAGAAAATGTGGTANGCTTTTATGGCGGTTATTTTCTCAACTTTCTCAAAATATCTGGGGTTGGACATCATTGAGGANGCACTCAGNACAATCATCTCTGAAGAGTCATCCACGACATTCAGTATATCATCCAGATAAACTCCTTTTGAGTTAAGCCAGTGGCTGGATTTTCTTGATTTTGAGTGGAGGGAACCTGCTTCTGGTTTGACGAACATAACCTTCATCTTTGAAAGACTTGAAACAGCCGGGATCTCTTTATCTAAGGGTTCTTTGAGTAAAAAGAAAACATCATATCTGAATTCTGCATTGCTTATCCACGAAAGATCTGAACTGAGTTCTGATGTGAATTCAACCTCAAAATCAATTGCCATCAATGCTTCTTCAAGCTCTCTGTAATTGAAGGGCTCATCATCAGTAACTATCAGGGCTCTGAAATCCATAAGCAAGCAAATAGTTAATAAATATAAAAAGGTTTGTTTATCTCCAGTTTGGAACTTCCAACACATTTCAGGGTTTGTTACACTCCTGATTCAGCCACCAGCCAAAAATATTATAAATCCTCAAATCTGCTACAGTGTGCTGAGGCTGTGCTCCGGTGGTGTAGCCCGGCCAATCATACGGGACTCTCGATTCCGTGACCCGGGTTCAAATCCCGGCCGGAGCATAAATTCTCCTTTTAGATTTTGTGAATAAGTATAATCAGAAGATTAAATAAGTATAAATATTTCTAAGANCAATATCTCACTATGGGTGAAGGATCTCTCAAGCTTNTTCTATGGCTATTACCCTTTTTGATTTTAGCTGGATCTCTCACATATGGTTATTATCAGGAGAACCAGGATTTAACGCTTTTTTTAACAGGAGATATTCAGGAAATACCGGCTAAGCTGGAGAAGAAATTCAGTATGTCAATGTCTGAATCTCCTTTCTCTGAGAGTGATTTTAAGATGGGAGAAATCAGGACGGATTGTTCGTTTAATGTTTCAGGAAGCTCTCCTGAACAAGCTCCGGAAGATTGTAAAGTCTCTGTTGATGTTTTGCTGAAATCACCCTTCCCATTTCCGGTAAAATTGAAGTCTCTTGAAATAGATTACATTAAAAATGATCTGGTGGTGCAGAAAATCAGTTTGAAGAGGGAAGTAACTCTTGAACCGGATGAAACAGCNGTATTAACACTTGAAGGNGAATTGAAAGACTTTTTGGAGACGTCTGAGTACGACAGAACCATAATGAGATTTGTTATTGAATTTATGGGATTCACATTTGAGGGTGTTAGTGAGGGACGGGGAAGGTGATGGAATGGAGGAAGTGAATGGGCGGGGAATAGATGAACAGAAAATTGAAGAAAATGGCTGGATAAAAGTTCTCGCTCTCATTACTGGGATTGCTGTCATGACTATTCCGTTTACTGGAAGCTGGTGGATATTAAAATTTGCTGAAGTACTCATTTTTGAGTTCTCTCCCTTTGATATGCGTCTGGAGTTTCTCGGAGAAAGTGTTGAAATTCCTGCTATACAGTACGCTTTGCTTTCTTTTAAAATTCTGATCGTTATCTCAGGGATTTTTATTGTAATTGGTGCCCTTACCAATAAATGGTGGAGCAGACATCTTTTAAGGTTCGGTGCTGGAAAGCCAGCTTGGTTTGTACTGGGAATACTGATTACAGTGGTACTTTTCATCCCATTAAATTCTTATCTCCAGAATATGGATATTCCTTTTCAACTCCCGATTTATGGAGAAAAAACCGTATCTTTCCAGCAGGAAAACATCAGAGTCAGCTTTAAAATTGTCTCAAAATTTACAGAGAGCTTTATTTATGCTCTGATCGTCTCTATTCTCGGACTCTATGTGAGATTTAAGATAAAGCCCCTTCCTCCAAAAAAAGTATAAATCTTCCTCCTCAACTGAGCATGTGAACATTATAGTTCTCGGTCATGCTGGGAGTGGTAAGAGTACGCTTGTAAGGGAATTCGGTAATTTTCTTGACAGTTNTACTGATAATTCTGTCGGCAGAGTTAATCTCGATACAGCAACACCTCCTGAGTATAAAGCCGATATAGATTCGAGAAATATCGTAAAGGCTGAAGAGCTGATGTCTGAATACGGTCTGGGGATAAATGGAGCCCTTCTGAAGTCAGTAGAGATTCTCAAAGAGAATGTAGATAAACTCATTTTAAGAAACGATTTCGTTCTTTATGATACTCCTGGGCAGCTTGAATTATTTCTTTACACGGATTTTGGGGAATTTTTTTCAAGAAAACTCATGGAAAGTGATCCTACAACTGCAGTATTCCTTGTTGATTCACAACTCTGCAGAAATCCGGAGAACTATCTCTCAGCAATAACTCAGAGTGCGGTAATTGCATTGAGGACTGGGGTGGATACAATAACTGTTTTCAACAAGGCAGACTTATCAGAACCACCTGACTATGAAGAGGTGGTTGAATATATCCGAAGAGGGGAAGGCACCCTTCCTGAGCTCATGAAAAATTTTCTGCCGTTCTACGAGGTAACATCTCTCAGATTCAGAACAATAAAAATATCTGCTAAAATGAGGAGTGGATTTGATGAACTGCTCGATGTTCTCAACGAGATTTTTTGCTCGTGTGGTGATATAAGCTGATTCATGAATGAGCAACTTTCATTGCTCTGCCGAATTCCTTCTCAAGTCTCTTTATATCATATCCATGGTCGACTATCATCCAGGGAAGCTCTCTATCAATCATTGAGTCCAGATAGCTATCGAGCCCCAAATGAAATATGTTTCTGAATGCACGCTCTTTTCCCTTTTCTATCAGTAATGCAACATCTTTTCCGCCTCTTGAGAGGACAGTCTGTACAGCAAACTCCTCTACACTGAATGGCTTAGACTCAACACCCTTTTTTCTGAAACTACTTAAAAGATACTTCATCTTGCTTTTTATCTCTTTTACAACAGCTTTATTGAANCCTTCTCCTCCCCCAAAGGCAAGCCACTGGAAAGGGGTATGAGGTTTTGGTACGAGCGGGTTTATTGAAACCTCAACTCTTCTAACATATCTCCTTACTTCCTCGACCATATCTGTGATAGCCCTGATGTCATCCATATTTTCTCCTGGAAGACCAATCATGAAGTAAAGCTTGATTTTCTCGATACCCGATTCTGAAGCCATTATTGAAGCATTGATTATGTCGTCTTTACTGATTCCCTTGCTGATAACCCTCCTCAACCTTCCACTTCCTGCCTCGGGNGCAAATGTCAGGGTTTTAAGTCCCNAATTGGCAAGAAATTCTAAAATCTCCTCATCCAGTTTATCTGCTCTGATGGATGATGGGGAAACTGAGAAACCCATTTCAGCAAGTTCGAAAATGATTTCTCTGAACTGTGGGTGGTCGGAGGGTGAAGGAGCGATTAGTGCAACTTTATCAACAACTTTTCTATGCTTTTCAGCAACTTCCAGAAGGATCTCTTTTTTCCTCCACCTGCATGGAGCGTATATCTGTCTAACTATGCAGAATCTGCAGTTTCTGTAGCATCCTCTACCAATCTCAAGAAGCAAAGCTCTTCCATAGGCTCCGTCTCCTATTATCTGAGTCTGAAGATGGGAGTCAAGTTCTGAATACACTCTCTCTACNCTTTCGGTTTTACCGGGGATGTANGTTCCCTTTCCTGCCGGTTCTTTTCCCAGCAGAACCTCATCTATGAAGTTTGAGCCTTCCAACTCTCCAGTAAACATTAAATCGAAGAAAGAGTATGGGAGAGGGTTTTCCATGATACAGGGACCACCTGCAACCTTCAAACCCTTAAAACCACTTCTCTTTATAATCTCATATGCATTGAAAGCATCCTCTTCATACTGGATTGAAAAAAGTGCGATATCAAAATCCTTAAGATAGGCACCGCTCTCCACACTTCGAATCCNATTGAAGACATCAGTATAGAATCTCTCGCAGATAAAGTCATCCATAGAGTTTATTCTGTGGTATATGTACTGAATTCCGATATTGCTTATTCCACCGACATAGCGGTTTGGATAAACAAGAGCGATTCTCCTCAAACCTTTCCTCCATTTTTTAGCCATCGGGTTGATTTCTGTGGNCATCTCATTCATTTTTTTACCTNTGCAGAGTATATAGCTTTCTGGAAGAAAATAATAATGTTGGGTTAAAAGAAATAAAGTTTGATTGTGGGGAAATGATTTCAGGAAATTACAGATCAGGTTTGCTTAGGAAAAATTATTAAACAATTATTGAATATATAGGATTAAAATACGAAAATGACAAATTATAAAAACCCTTGTGTTGAGGCTGGTGGCTATGGTTGGATAAGTAAAAGAGGTGGTTGAATGGTAAAATCAAATATAAAATTGCTCTTCATCGATGATGATCCCGATGATAGAATACTCACAATTCGTGAACTGAAAAAGAAGTTTAGGAACATCGAGATTTTGGAAGTTAAGAACAGAAAAGAGTTTGAACAGGCTTTAAAAATGGATTTTGATGTGGTTATAACTGATTACAGGCTTAGCTGGAGTGATGGAATAAAGGTGTTAAAAGAGATAAAAAAGAAAAAACCTCACGTTCCTGTTCTGATGTTTACAGCATCAGGAAATGAAGAAATAGCGGTTGAAGCAATCAAATCAGGGTTAGATGACTATATACTGAAATCACCAGAATACCTCGGAAGATTGCCTTATGCTGTGAAATCAGCAATTGAGAAGAAAATAAAGGAGATTGAGGTAGAAGAGCTCAGAAAAAGGATTGAAGACAGTGAGATGATGTATAGGACTCTTGTTGAAAATGCAAACGATGGGATAGCTATAGTTCAGGAAGGTAGGGTGAAGTTTCTGAACAAAAGACTTGCAGAGATGTGGGGAGGAAGTGTTGAAGAAATGCTGAATACACCTTTTACTGACTATGTTCATCCTGATGAAGTTGGCAAAATTTCTGAATATTACAGAAAAAGGCTTGCAGGAGAGGATGTGCCGTCAATTTATAACTCGATTTTCGTCAGGAAAAGCGGGGATATAGCATATGTCGAGGTGAATGCAAGTGTCATCGCTTATAAGGGTAAGCCTGCTGTGCTTGCAATAATAAGGGATGTTACTGAGAAAAAGGAACTTGAAGAAGAACTGAACAGAAAAAATCTCTGGTTTAGATCACTCGTGGAACATTCTGCAGACATCATGATGGTGATTGACGGTGGGGGAAAAATTAATTATATTTCTCCATCTGTTGAGCGAGTTGCAGGGTATAAGCCAGAAGAGCTTCAGGGGAAGAATGTATTTGAATTTGCATACCCTGACGATATTGAATTCATTAGTAAAGAGCTTTTGTATTTACTGGAGCATCCAGACGAGGTTAAAACAATTGAATTCAGAGCAATCCATAAGGATGGGAGAATTGTGCCTGTCGAAGCAACCGGTAGAAATCTCCTTCAAAACCCTGCTGTGGAGGGGATTGTAGTTAATTTCAGGGATATAACTGAGAGGAAAGAGGCTGAAAGGAAAATAAAAGAGAGTGAAGAAAAATACAGGAANATGTTTGAGATTTCTCCAGNCCTNTTGGCGATACTGGACGAGGATGGAGTTTTCGTAGAGGCAAACCCGGCTATGGTTAGAAGTCTTGGGCTCAATCCTGTTGGGAAGAGTATATACGATATTCTTCCAGAGAACTTGGCTGANGAAAGATTGAGGAAGATGAGAGAAGTCATAGAGAATAACGAGATGATAAGCTTTGAGGATTCAAGAGAAGGAAGGGAGTTCTACATCATCTTTGTTCCAATCTGGCTTAAGGGGAAAAAGTATTGCATGGTTATTGCGAAGGAGATAACCGAGATAAAAAGGATGAGTAAGCTTTTAAGGGCTGTTAATGAGATAAACAAACATTTAATTCATGAAAAAGATGAATTTGACCTGATCAAAAGTGTATCAGAGGAATTAAACTCCTTAGAATACTTTTTGTCTTGGATAGGAATAAAGAGAGGTGATATCCTTGTTACCACTTCTTCCATAATCGAAAACATCAGGCTGGGAGGGGAGAATGTAAACTGTGTGACTGAGGTTCTGGAGAGTAAAACTACAGTCATCAGAGAGGGTGAGAACAGCAAGTGTGAGAAGTGTGAGTTTTATGATCGTCGTAGGAATCTTGTCCGGTACACAATACCCATGATTGCCAATGGAAAAGCGAGAGGAGCATTTGTGATTTACTCTGAGAAAANAATAGCAGATGATGAGTTCGATCTACTTCAAACCCTAGCAAATGAGCTTGCATTTACGATTAATACAATTGAACTTGAAAAAGCAAAGTTAAAGGCGTTCGAGCAGATAGAGAAAAACATCGAGAACTATGCAATTATTGTGGATCAGATAAGAAATCCTCTTAATAATATAATAGGGCTTGTGGAAATGTATATTGATGATGAAAAACTGATTGAAAAGATTCTCAGCGAGGCTGAAAAGATAAATGGACTCATTAAAAGGCTTGATGAGGGCTGGCTTGAGTCTGAGGAGGTAAGGAATTTCCTCAAGAAATACCTCTGATAGATTTTGTGGATTGCAAATGAAGTTAGAAAGGCAATTTAGTCCCTTATGTAATTAATTCCAAGGGTTGAGAAATTAAAACAAAAAAAGTTAAACAGAAACTACTTTCTCCCCCCTCTGCATTGCAACTCTTCCAGTTCTTGCAAGTTCCCTGATTCCAAACTGCCTCATAAGATTGATGAAAGCCCTTATTTTATCCTCATCACCTGTGATCTCAATTATCAGGCTATCCTTTGAAACATCCACGACTCTACCTCTGAAAATGTTTGCAAGCTCCACGATCTCACCTCTTGTTTCAGAGGTAGCCTTCACTTTAATCAGAACTAGCTCTCTTTCTACACTCTTTTCCGTAACATCACTGACCTTTATAACATCTATAAGCTTGTTAAGCTGCTTCATCACCTGTTCAACGACTCTCAAATCTCCGTTGACGACTATCGTCATTCTTGAGATGTCTTCTCTGTCAGTTGTGCCAACTGTGAGGCTCTCTATGTTGAAATTCCTTCTTCTGAAAAGGGATGAAACCCTTGCAAGAACACCTGGTTTATTCTCAACAAGGACTGAAATTGTGTGTTTGCTGTTTGAATTTGAGTTTGGCATTTTCATCACCTCAAAAATCCTCATCAATTATCTGATTCAAACCTGCACCGGCTGGAACCATTGGAAAGACATTTTCAAGCCTTTCTACTCTGAAATCCATAACTACTGGTAGGTCTCTGACTTCAAATGCTTCTTTTAGAACATCTTCTACCTCAGATGGCCTCTCGATTGTAAACCCTATAGCTCCAAAACCCTCGGCTATCTTTTCAAAACTCATCTCTTTGTATCTCAGGCATGTGGCAGAGTATCTCTCATCATAGAAAAGCTGCTGCCACTGTCTAACCATTCCCAGAAATTGATTGTTCATTATTGCAACCTTTACTGGAATGTTGAAATCAACACATGTCGCAAGCTCCTGAATGTTCATCAGGAAACTACCATCTCCTGCAACATCAACCACATTTCTCTCGGGAAAAGCCATTTGAGCACCAATAGCTGCTGGAAAACCAAAGCCCATTGTTCCCAGTCCACCGCTTGAAATGAACTGTCTTGGGTATTTTGTTTTGAAAAACTGGGCAGCCCACATCTGGTTTTGTCCCACCTCGGTTGTAACAATTGTATCGGGTTCAACTTCAAATATTTTCTCTATTATATGTTGTGGTCTCAGCTTACCATCTTTTTTGTATTTAAGAGGATATTTCTTTCTCCAGGTATTGACCCTATCCTCCCACTCTTTTCTCTTCTTGTATCTGATAATCTTTATGAGTGAGCTTAGAATACCCCTAGCATCTCCCACAATTGGAATATCCACTCTAACATTCTTTCCTATCTCCGCCGGGTCGATATCGATGTGGATTATCTTTGCATAAGGGGCAAAACTCTCCACTTTCCCTGTTGTTCTGTCACTGAATCTTGTTCCAACAGCTATAACAAGATCACATTCTGTTAAAGCATAGTTTGCATATTTTGAGCCATGCATTCCGACAAAACCCAGGCAGAGTGGATGAGTCTCGGGAAAGGCACTTTTACCCATTAAAGTTGTGACAACAAATGCAGGAATTGTTTCTGCAAGCTTAACAAGTTCTGTACTTGCATTAGAAAGGATAACTCCTCCTCCTGCAAGAATTACAGGTCGTTCGGACTCCATTATCAATTCTGCTGCTCTTTTGATTTGCTTGGGATGGCCTTTCGTTTTGGGTTTGTATCCTGGAAGGTTTACTTTCTTAGAATAATTATAGTTTATTTCGGCAGCAGTTATGTCCTTTGGAATGTCTATCAGTACAGGACCTGGTCTACCCGTTGAAGAAATGTGAAAAGCCTCTGCAATTGTTTTTAGAAGCTCTTCTGGTTTTGTCACTATGTAGTTGTGCTTTGTTACGGGCATGGTGATTCCCGTTATATCTGCCTCCTGAAAGGCATCATTGCCTATGAGACTTCTGGGGACCTGTCCTGTTATTACAACAATCGGTGAGGAGTCCATATATGCTGTTGCTATTCCTGTAACTGTGTTGGTAGCTCCAGGCCCGGATGTGGCGAAAGCAACACCCGTTTTTCCAGACGCTCTTGCATAGCCGTCTGCCGCATGAACTGCAGCCTGCTCGTGTCGAGTGAGAATGTGGTTTATCTCCGAGTCATAGAGTGCATCATACACTTCTATTATTGCTCCCCCAGGTATCCCGAATATGGTTCCAACACCCTCCTCCTCAAAAGCCCTGACAATCGCATCAGCACTTCGCATTCAACCACCTCAAAAAAGGCAGAACGCCTTTAAAGAAGTACTACAATAATTACAGCAAGAATCACTACCCTCAAGAAAAGTTCATTTATTTTGTTTCTGAGGGCAGTGTTCATTATTCCCGAATAATTATTCGGTTTTAAATATTTTTTGGTATCTTTCACAATATACTTTGTTCTCACGGTTTTCCTCCGGAGTCAAAAATAAAATTTGGTTCAAATCAGCATGTTCAGTCCTTCGAGCATAGCTTCTACCGACGCCATTATTATATCTGTTCTTGCACCCCTTGCGGTTACGATCCTGTCACCTTTTTCAAGCTGGACTATCACATCAACAAGTGCATCAGTACCACCGGTTATTGCATCCACATGGTAGCTAACCAGCCTTATATCTCCGAACTCTGCTACTGCTTTTTTGATCGCATTGATTGCAGCATCAACAGGTCCGAGACCTATAGCAGCCTCAATTTTCTCGTTTCCGTTTATTTTCAGTTTAACGCTCGCAGTTGGCATTATGTTCATCCCGCTCACAATTGACAGGTCTTCAAGTTTTACTTTCTTCTCTCTCTTTATCTGGAGAACTGTCTCGATTATGGTCTTAACATCAGCATCGGTGACCCTCTTTCCTTTGTCTCCAATCTCCTTTACTCTTGTGAGAATCTCTTTCATCTGTTCTTTGTCTGCTTTATATCCCAATCTGTTCATTATCTCCTGAACACTTGCTTTTCCTGCGTGCTTGCCGAGAACGAGTTGTCTCTTTCTTCCGACCATTTCAGGGGTTATTGGCTCGTATGTTGAGCTATCCTTTATGATGGCTGATGTGTGGATTCCACTTTCATGTGTAAATGCATACTCTCCAACAATCGGTTTGTGCTTGGGAATAACGATTCTTGTCAGTTTTTCCACAAGTTTTGCGGTATCATATATATTTTCTTTTATGATTCCGGTTTTGAATCCATAATGGAACTCGAGAGTCACTACAGCCTCCTCAAGAGCAGCATTTCCTGCTCTCTCACCAATTCCATTAATTGTCGCGTGAAATTCTCTCGCCCCACCCTTAATAGCATAAATCGTGTTTGCGGTTGCAAGCCCGAAATCATCNTGGCAGTGGATTGCAATGGGGATCTTGAACTCTCGAACGAGCTCTCTCATGATATTCTCTGTTTNCTCTGGAATCAAAACTCCAACAGTGTCGGCAAAGGTAAGTCTGTCTGCCTTTGCATCCTCAGCAGCCCTGAAAAGTTCAATTACAAATCCCAGATCTGCTCTGGAGGCATCTTCTGCTCCGAATTCAACTATAAGTCCTCTCTCCTTCGCATATTCAACTGCCTGAACTGATAGCTCAATCACATCTTCTCTGCTCTTGCCTGGAAACTTGCTGTTCATGTGTATCTCTGATGACGGAGCCACCATGAAAATCGAATCAGCTCCAGCATCAGCGGCGGCATCGATATCTTCTTTTTTAATTCTACCAAAACTGCATATTTCAGCCTTTAAACCAGCTTTTGATATCTCNTTTATGGCNTTGAAGTCTCCTTCGGATGCTATNGCAGTTCCAGCNTCGATTATGTCAACACCGAGATTGTCGAGGGCAGCAGCTATGATCAATTTTTGCTCTACAGTCAAGGAGACTCCTGGAGTTTGCTCTCCATCTCTAAGGGTTGTGTCAAGCACCTTTACACGCGACATTTTATCAAACCAAGTTATCAGAAAAGAGATGTGTTTTTAAACTTTATCCGTACTGACTTAAAAAATACTGGTGTAATTATTGTGTAATTACTAAACATAATAACAGTAAACAGCACCCGGAGAATAACGAATTCTGTTCTCATCACAGACCACCTTATTTATCTTATCTGCCAGAACGATCTTTTGATGTGGTATAAAAAAGTTAAAAAAGAGCGCCTCTAACATCTCCAATTTTATGAAAAGCAATCGTATNGATTGNTTTANACCAGATTAACTCTCGACAATCTTCATTTCAAAAACAGAAAACTCGGGAAGTGGGCTCGCCCGGATTCGAACCGGGGACCTTCGCCTCGTCAAGNCNACTCGAATAGAGGTAGGAGGTCCTGTTAAACTAAAATTAAAGCAATATGAGAAATTATCTAATGAAATTATACAAGAATACTTAGAATATCGATACTCTCGTATAAACTCAGAAAAATCAAAATGGTGGATAGAATACACTCTAAATCAATTATTAAAACACACAAAAAGAAAACTGACCAAATCAAGCATTCTCAAATTTCAAAACTGGTATAAGAAAAACTATCAATTCGAAGGTCAATCAAAATTCCACAGCAACACCAAAAACTTTCTTAACTGGTTATACAAAATGACTGGATCCAGCTACTATCGAGAACTTCAAGAACTTCTTGAACCTCCTGTGAGATCTTCTAAAAAGCTCAATCCCATTCTCCTTAGAGAGGAGGATATAAGAAACCTCATAACCTCTCTGTGGAAATTAGACCACTATTCAAAGAGCCTGAAGATAAAATACACGACAGCAATCCTCTTTTTAGCATACACAGGACAACGACCTGACGCAACAGCCTCAAAAATAACGGTTGAAGAGCTGAGAGAAGCAATCAAAAAGAAACCACCAATGCTGTGGATTCCTGAAAAGAAAGATAAGGAGAACTTTCCACATTGGGTTCCTATTCACCCCATTTTGAAGGAATGGATTGAAAAAATGTTCAAAACCATGGATTATCAGGTAGAGAGACCGTTTAATTACGATAAAGTCAAAAAGGTATTTGACGAGCTAAATGTTAAGGCAATCCACACAGGCAGAAAGATAACCCCCTCCCACCTTAGAAAGTTCTTTGAGCAGATGTGCAACAATGTCCTGATGGTCCATCCTGGACTCAGAGACTATATTATGGCTCATAATACTGGATCCTTAAATGTTCAGTCCTACGACGGTAAACTCCCCTCCGAAATTTACGACCAGTATGTGAGTACATGGAGGAAAGTCAATCTTGTACCTGAAAAAATATCAAAGCATTAAAGAAGGGGATCCTCCACGACTGGGTGTATTACAACAGTTTCCTTTATTCTGCCTCTTTTTTTTCTTTTTTTCTTTGGATCCTCTCTCTTTTCCAAAGAAACTGATATTACGGTTCTCTTCTTCTTTGGTGCCTCTCCAAACAGCTTTTTCATGAGGCTTTTGTTTTTACTTTCTGGCATACCATCGCCTCAGGTTCTATCTAACCTCCTTAGTATATAGGTGTTCTCATTTCTCAATTTTATTATTTTTAGAAAAATTTTAGCTATTTGTTTTAAATTTACCTCTCTTCAAAATCTTTAAATATAGTCTGCATGTATGTTTTATAAACATTGCGG